>Ga0155213_126_pt2 | contig 1338 bp, 1 predicted proteins | sample RifCSPhighO2_02_FD_106181 | JGI IMG/M metagenome (GOLD analysis project Ga0155213, IMG submission 106181) | Candidatus Nomurabacteria bacterium RIFCSPHIGHO2_02_FULL_35_13 | reverse complement strand
TGAAACCTCGTCTGCAACAGCTATGCTGTAAGCATCGCGGGCAGGTCTCCGGCTTTTTATTCGAAATGGAATTCTGAAACCTTTTCTCTTACTTTATTTTTCAGCAGGGGATATTTTGATAGTTCGGGGTCTTCGGAAATCAGGCGGATAGCTTCGGTGCGGGCGGCTTCCACCATTTTTATATTTTTTATAGCTTCCATTCCCAAATCGGAAATGCCCCATTGCTTTGTGCCACCAAGTTCTCCAGCACCACGAAGAGTAAGATCTAACTCCGCTAATTCAAAACCATTTTTCGCAGTTTTTAACGCTTTTAATCTGTCGGTAGTTTTTTGGCTTTTTGCATCCGCAAAAACATAACAATATGCCTGATAATTGCTTCTGATTACTCGCCCGCGAAGCTGATGGAGCTGGGCAAGACCGAATCTTTCTGCGCCTTCTATAATTATGATTGTCGCATTTTCTACATTTACCCCGACTTCCACCACGGAAGTCGCGCAAAGAATATTTAATTTTCCACTAACAAAATTTTTCATTACTTCTTCTTTTTTCTGTTTACTCATTTTTGAATGAAGCACGCCGATTTCATATTCAGGGAAAATTTCTTTTTTCAGACGTTTTGCTTCAGCTATTGCGGACTTTGCTTGAACTGCCATTTCTTTTTCGGGGTCAGGTTCTTCTATTCTCGGACAAATGACATAAAGCTGTCTGCCGTTTTTTAATTCCTCTTTGATTTTTTCATAAGTTTCACCCCGCTTAGCAGGAGTAATAATTTCTGTAATTATTTGTTTCCTTCCAGCTGGCATTTCATCTAAAAGAGATAAATCCAAATCTCCGTAAATTGTCAGCGCGAGAGTGCGAGGAATAGGCGTGGCTGTCATAGAAAGCAAATGAGGAGCAAGGCCATCCTTGCGTACTAATTTTCTTCTTTGCGCCGTTCCAAATCGGTGCTGTTCATCTATTACCACTAACGCTAAATTTTTGAATTTAACGGATTTTTGGATGAGAGCGTGCGTGCCTATTAAAATCGGTATTTCTCCGTTTGCCGTCCATTTTAATAACTGCGCTCTTGATATATCGGTCCAACCGGAAGGATTCACTTTGGAAGGGAATTTACGACAACCAGAGCCGGTAATGAGTCCCACATTGATTGGCAAGTGCTTAAAGTATTGGATAAAAGATTCAAAGTGTTGGGCTGCCAGGATTTCTGTCGGCGCCATGTAAGCTACCTGCAAGTTGCCGAAATTTTGCCCATTCGGACTTTGCCTTACGACAGTATATGCAGCCGTAGCCGCTACCGCGGTTTTTCCGCTTCCAACATCGCCTTCAAGAAGTCTGGAC
>Ga0155213_116_pt2 | contig 15595 bp, 14 predicted proteins | sample RifCSPhighO2_02_FD_106181 | JGI IMG/M metagenome (GOLD analysis project Ga0155213, IMG submission 106181) | Candidatus Nomurabacteria bacterium RIFCSPHIGHO2_02_FULL_35_13 | reverse complement strand
CCGCCCGCCTCGCCTTGAACCGGAGCGGAAAGGCAAACTGCCAAAGAACCTGTCAAAAATGTCGGCTCGGACTTTATGAAGGCCAAAAGCGGGCTTTTCTTGAAATACTTTAAGAACTTTGCTATCATAGTATTGTAATCAGTATAACACAAGTAATGATATCAAAGTATTGAAACTATGGCAACGATTGGCAAAAACATCAAAAAGGCACGAAATAAGCTTGGCTTGACCCAAGACGATTTGGTAAGAAAGTCCGGCGTAAAGCACACTACCCTTACCAAAATTGAGAGTGATGTGGTTGTCAAGCCAAGCGTCCAAACGGTCGCAAAAATCGCCAAAGCGTTAGGCGTTCCGATGGAAGATTTAATAAAATAATTCTATGAAAAACTATAAAATACTTTTAATTATCTTTTTGGTCATAGTGGTTGCGGGAATAATTTTTTTCTATTCAACTCAAAATAATACTCCTTCGCCAAACTTACCACAAACAAATCAAACAAACACAACTCCCACTACGCCGAAAAAGGCGGAAAATTCAGTAACATCTAACAACGAAACGATAAAGGTTTTGCCAGGTCAAAGTAATATCGTTCTTGCTGACGGAGAAAGCCGGATATTATTTGGTAATTCTGGATCAGAAATGTCTGTTCCCGATGTCGTTTTTGGGAAAAATTATTCTCTTAACGATATCCATAAAATAAATTACTTGCCTATTAGAAAAGAGTTGAGTTTTTATAGTAAGGGATATCTTATTACTTTAAAAAATCTGGGGTGTAATAAAGAAACAAGATTTACAGATGTCCCTGAAATTTGGGTGACTGATTGCTCTGTAAATGTTTCTAGCAAAAAAGCAGAAGCGCCCGCATTGCAGATTAAATCTGTTGTAAAAGAAATTGGCACCAATTCTCTTTTTAAGTCAGCAATTAGCAACGAGCCGTTAGTATATGTTACAGCTCCTCGGTTATCACTTATGAGTTGGACAACCGGCCAGCTGAAAGGAAAAATCGGTTTGGAGTCGGGTTCAATGACTTCTTACTCAACAGATACTTCCTGGGACATGAGCTTTGTAACGGCTTACGGCATTGATACTATTCGCTATTCGGCCGAAGAAATTTTTAATAAGCAGGGCAAGAAAATCAACATTGGACCACTCCAAGTGGATTCGGAAATCACGAGTTTTAATTGCAGAGTGATTTATAAAGGAACTGATGGAGGAGAAACACAACAGTGTGACGATATCGTTGTTAAACTAACTCTTGCTGGTGGCAATGGTGTTATTAAGTTGGTTAATTATTCTGAATAATCGCCAAAGAAAAACTTGAAATCGTCCTTTCCGCTCCGGTTCAAGGCGAGGCGGGCGGAAGGGGGGGGTGGGGGGAATTCCGCCCGCCGAGCCCAGCCAGTTCCGTTCGGATATTTTCAAACAGACACCACCAATGTTTTTAATGTACTATTTATGGTAAAATTATATATATGGAACAAAATAAAACGCAATATGTTTTAGGACTATTAAGATTAATAATGGGTTGGATTTTTCTTTGGGCATTTATTGATAAATTATTTGGGCTTGGTTTTGCCACAACATCCGATAAAACGTGGCTTCTCGGTGTTTCCCCAACTTCCGGATTTTTGAAATTTGGCGTTCACGGTCCCTTTGCGGAATTTTACCAAAGTCTAGCCAGTGTTCCTTTGGTAGATTGGTTATTTATGCTAGGTTTGCTTTTTATTGGTGTTTCGCTTGTTCTGGGAATTTTTATGAAGCTGGGCGGTTTTTCCGGAATAATTATGTTGGCTCTTATGTATACTGCAATTGGATTATCTCCGGCAAATAATCCTCTCATAGATGAGCATATTGTTTATATATTGGTGATTATCGTTCTTTTGCTGACAAACTCCGGTCAATTTTTAGGTTTAGGCAGATGGTGGGCTAACACTGCATTTGTTCAAAAATTTCCAATTTTTAAATAATTTATTATGAAAGGATTCAACGCAAACATAGAAAAAGAAACTTTGAAAAATAAAAATTTTCGCAAAGTTTTATACACCGGGAAACACAGTCAATTGGTTTTAATGAGCCTTAAACCTCACGAAGAAATTGGTATGGAGATTCATCACGGCAATGACCAATTTTTCCGTTTTGAAAAAGGGCAAGGCAAATGTTTTATTGATGGCAATTTCTATGAAGTTAGCGATGGGTCGGTTATTATAGTTCCATCCGGAGCTGAGCACAATATTATCAACACTTCTGATTCGGAAGATTTAAAGCTTTATACGATTTATTCCCCGGCTCATCATAAAGATGGAGTGGTTAGAATGACAAAAGCAGAAGCTGAAGCGGACAGTCCGGAATTTGATGGAAAAACTACGGAATAATATATTTAATTAATTTCATGTCCGAATATTATAAAGCCAACAGAACAAGAAATATTTATGACCCGAAAGGTTCGGAGCCTTTTAAGTTGTCACGTTCTAAAATTGAGCTTTTTACCGATTGTCCAAAATGTTTTTATTTGGACCGCAGACTTGGCATAGGAAGACCGCCGGGATTTCCTTTTAATTTAAACACCGCGGTGGATACGCTTCTAAAAAAAGAATTTGATGTTCACAGAGCAAACAAAACTCCTCATCCGCTGATGAAAGCGTATAAAGTTGACGCCATTCCTTTTGACCATGAAATGATAGATGAATGGCGAAGAAATTTCGGCGGAGTGCAATATAATCATGAACCCACAAACTTTATAGTTACCGGAGCTGTGGATGATTTATGGATTAATCCCAAAGGGGAACTTATTGTTGTGGATTATAAATCTACCAGCAAACAAGAAAAAGTAACACTTGATGCGGAGTGGCAAATGGGATACAAAAGGCAGATGGAAATGTATCAGTGGCTTCTTCGTCAGCTTGGATTCAAGGTTTCTGATACCGGCTATTTCGTCTATTGTAATGGAAAAACAGACCGCAAAGCATTTGACGGAAAATTAGAGTTTGATATTGATTTAATTCCATACACTGGAGATGATTCTTGGGTAGAAGATGTTCTACTTAAAGCAAAAAAATGCCTAAATGGGAAAATACCTAAAGCCAGTTCAGAATGCGATTATTGCAATTATCGAGAAGCTGTGCAGAAACAAAAAGTGGAATAAAAACTTAAAATAACCATTTTGGTCCATTATCTAACCAGCCAAGATAAAAGCCCAAAGCGATAAAAATAATTATTAAAATGATTAAAATTTTGTCGGTTTTTTTCATGGTTCTATAACATCACCATGACCCTGAGTTTGTCGAACAGGTCACGTTTCCATTATACCAAATATTGGGAAAAACCGATTTTTGTGATATATTTTTCTTAATGGATAAAGGTAATCAAAAAGGAAAACCCGCCTGCAACAGCTATGCTGAAAGCATTGCGGGCAGGGAACATCCGCTCTCTCTTTTAGCGCAAGAAGCTTATAAAGTTTTTTCCGACATGGGATTTGAGATTGCAACCGGCCCAGAGTTGGAGAGCGAATGGTATAATTTTGATGTTCTAAACGTCTCTAAAGACCATCCTGTTCGCGATATGCAAGACACTTTTTTTATTAAAGCCTTGCCTGATGCTTTTCCTCAGGTCCTCGGTTCTCTGGGGCCCCAACCTCAGCCAGACCATTCGCAAAAGCACACAGGCTCGGCTTTTGTGCTTAGAACGCATACCACCAATGTCACAGCTCGCGCGATTGAAAAAGCGGGAAAAGAAAACAGACTTCCGTGCGCTTTTATTTCTATCGGAAAAGTATTTAGGAATGAGGCGACAGATTCAACGCATGAAATGCAGTTTTTTCAAATAGACGGGACAATGATTGGCGAAGATATTTCTATAGCGGATTTAAAAGGAGTTCTCACTCATTTTTATAAAAAAATGCTGGGTGATGACGTTGAAATGGAATTTCGCCCCAGTTTTTTCCCCTTTGTTGAGCCTGGTCTGGAAGTTTGGTTAAAATTCAAAAATCGCTGGTTGGAAGTTATGGGCGCCGGCATGCTTCATCCGAATGTATTAAAAAATGTTGGTCTTGACCCGAAAAAAGTCCAAGGTTTCGCATTCGGCGGAGGACTTGACCGTATTGCAATGGTCAAATGGAATATTCCGGATGTCCGTCTTTTTTATCAAGGTGATTTAAGGTTAAATCAATTCTAAAAAATGAAAATTTCTTACAATTGGCTAAAATGGTATATTCCGGAAATTCCCAAAGCGGAAAAAGTAGCGGATATTTTTATGTATCATCTTTGTGAAGTGGAAGGAGTGGAAAAAATCGGAGAAGATACTGTTTTTGATTTGAATATTTTACCGAACAGGGCCCATGATTTATTAAGTCACCAGGGAATAGCTCGTGAACTTGCCAGCCAATTGGGAATCGCATATAAAGACCCGACAGAAATGTATAAGATTCCAGAATCAAAACCCACTAAATTAAAAATAGAATTAAAAACTGAAAAATGTCGTCGATATATGGGACGAATTGTAAGAAATGTGAAAGTTGAACCTTCTCCGGATTGGGTAAAAAAACATCTGGAATCTATCGGACAAAGAAGCATAAATAATATTGTAGATGCGACAAATATTGTTATGTATGATTGTGGACAACCCTGCCATGCTTTTGATTTGGATAAATTAGTTAGCGAAAAAATAATAGTCAGAACTGCAAAAACTGCAGAAATGGTTGAATTATTGGGTTCAGAAATTATTGGAAATGTAAAAAAAAGTAAAGCCGTTTTACTTAGTATTACTGATATGATAATTACAGATGAGAAAAATGTTCTTGCTATAGCCGGAGTAAAAGGAGGAAAAATTGCCGAAGTTGATAAAAATACAAAAAATATTTTGATTGAAGTGGCGAATTTTGAGCCTATTTCAGTGCGCAAAACATCAAAAAAATTAGGAATTTTAACTGACTCATCAAAAAGATTTGAAAATGATTTATCTTCGGAACTTGCTTCATATGCTATGAGAGAAATTTCTGGGCTTTTGGTTGAATATGGAGAAACAAAATTTGAGAATATAGTGGATGTTTATCAAGATAAACAAAAAGAAATAAAACTTTCTTTTTCGGTGGACAGAGTTTCAAAAATTTTAGGTATTACTGTTTCATTAAGTGAAATTGAAGATATTTTTAAAAGATATAATTTTAAATACAAAAATAAAGCTGAGGAATTTGAAATCACTATACCCCCGATGCGTCTTGATTTAATGATAGAAGAAGATATGGCGGAAGAAATAGGGAGAATTTTAGGATACGATAAAATAAAACCAAAAATACCCGATATCGATTTTACTCCCAAAGTAAACGAAATACATTCTAAGATTGATTGGGCAAGGAATAAATTGCTTGAAGATGGATATTCTGAAGTGATGACTTACACTTTTTGTGAGAAAGGGGAAGTAGAAGTTCTTGCTTCTGCTTCTGATAAAAAGTTTTTGAGAACGAATTTGAGTGATGGATTGAAGGAAAGCTTGAAATTAAATCAGCTTAACGTTCCGTTACTTGAGATGAATGAGATAAAGATTTTTGAAATTGGAACTGTGTTTAAGAAAGATAAAGAAGAAATTTATGTTGCTTACGCCGATAAAAAAGAAATAAAAGAAATGAGTTTAGAAAAATTTTATGAAAGTGCTTCGCTTCAATCTTCGGGAAATAATTTCGGCGCCTTCGCCCTCGGAGACATAGGACAGGGAACCCACGACGCCTTAAATTATTCCCCAAAGACTTCGCATTTTATGGCTTGGTCAATATTTCCATTCATTGTTCGCGATATAGCAGTTTGGGTGCCTGTGGATGTTTCAAATAAAGAAATAGAAAAAATTATAAAAGACAACGTGGGAGAACTTGTAATACGAGGTCCGGAACTTTTTGATGAGTTTAAAAAAGACGGTAAAATCTCTTATGCTTTTAGGCTTGTTTTTCAATCCTATGAAAGAACTCTAAAAGACGAAGAAGTTAATGAAATTATGGTAAAAATAGGCCATAAAATAAGCGAAAATTCAAGTTGGGTTATACGCTAAAATACTGGTTTTTTGGGTTGTTTTTTGCTATAATATATTAAGCAAAAATCTGTTTTTGCTTTTATTTTTAGGTTAATTTTAACATCAAATGGCTAAAGAAAAAGAGATAAAAAATGGACATCACTATGACGCTTCGGATATCTCGGTTCTTGAGGGTCTTGAGCCCGTAAGAAGACGTCCGGGGATGTATATCGGCACCACGGGACCAGAAGGTCTTCATCATTTAGTTTGGGAAATTTTTGACAATTCGCGCGATGAGGCTATGGGAGGGTTCTGTAATGATATTGAAGTTGTACTTTTACCGAACAATCGTGTGCGAGTTGCAGACAATGGCCGAGGCATACCTGTTGATATACATAAAAAAACAAAAGTTTCCGCGTTGGAAACCGTAATGACAACATTGCACGCTGGAGGAAAATTCGGTGGAGAAAATAGTGGGTATAAAGTTTCTGGAGGATTACACGGTGTTGGAGCTTCTGTTGTGAATGCGCTCTCAATCTACTGCAAAGTAGAAGTGCATAGGGATGGCGGAAAATATGTTCAAGAATATTCTCAAGGCAAAAAAAAATCTGCTGTTAAAAAAGTTTCTTCTTCCAAATTAAACGGAACAATAGTTGTTTTTGAACCAGACCAGGAAATTTTCAAAGATATAAAATTTGATTGGAGTACAATTGTGAATCACATTCGCCAGCAAGCATATTTGGTAAAAGGTTTGAAAATTAAAATAATTGATGCGCGTAATTATGCCGGCAAAATTGATGATTCTGACATTTTTTATTTTAGAGAATTTGAGTTTGAATTGCCATCAATTTCTTTTTATTTTGAAGGAGGACTTATTTCTCTTATAAAATATTACAACAAATTTCAAAAACCGATTCATAGCAGTATTTTTTATGTTGAAAAAGAATTAGATAGCGTGGGTGTTGAAATAGCTCTTCAGTACGTGGACGACATAGTAGAACACATTGTTCCTTTTGCAAACAATATTTATACGGGAGAGGGTGGAACGCATATAACCGGTTTTAAAACTGCGCTAACTAGAACATTAAATACTTACTGCAAAAAAAATGAAATGATGAAAGAGTCTGAAGGCGGATTCACTGGTGAAGACGTTTTGGAAGGACTCACCGCTGTTGTTTCCGTAAAGCTTCGGGAAATCCAGTTTGAAGGTCAAACAAAGGCGAAATTAGGCTCTATGGAGGCTCAGGGTGCCGTTGGAACTGTATTTGGAGAAGCCTTTGCTAGTTTTTTAGAGGAAAATCCGGATGATGCTAAAACTATAATAAATAAGTCTATTCTAGCCTTGAAAGCTCGAAAAGCGGCTAAGGCGGCAAAAGATTCGGTGCTTCGTAAGGGCGCGCTTGAGGGTATGACGCTTCCCGGTAAACTGGCTGATTGTCAAAGTAAAAGCGCGGAAGAATCGGAATTGTTTTTAGTGGAAGGAGATTCGGCTGGTGGTTCGGCAAAACAAGGCAGAGACAGACGTATTCAGGCGGTGCTTCCTCTTCGTGGAAAAATTTTAAATGTTGAACGCGCGCGCATAGACAAAATGCTTGCTTCCAAAGAAGTGAGAGCTCTTGTTATCGCTATGGGTACTTCTATTGGAGACACTTTTGACCTTTCCAAGATGCGTTACCATAAAATAATTATTGCTACAGATGCCGATGTTGATGGCGCCCATATTCGCACACTTTTACTTACCCTTTTTTACAGATATTTCAGGCAAGTTATTGAAGCGGGATATATTTATATTGCTCAACCGCCACTTTATAAAATAAAGAAGGGCAAAGAAATCAATTATGCCTATTCTGATGAAGAAAAAATAAAAATTATCGGGAAAGAAACAGATGTAAGTGAGATACAAGCTGTTGAAACAGATGTTGAACCAGAGGGTGAAGAAAAAGAGGAAGAAATTAAAGCGAAGTCAAATAAAGTTCATATTCAACGTTACAAAGGTCTTGGAGAAATGAATCCGGAGGAACTTTGGGAAACAACAATGGATCCGTCGCATCGTGTGCTTAAAAAAGTGGACATAGAAGACGCTGAAGAAGCGGATAAAGTTTTTGAAATCTTAATGGGCAGTGAAGTTCCGCCTAGAAAATCTTTCATCCAATCCAATGCTAAACTAGCCGAGATTGATATTTAAATTCTCTTATTTATTATTTCTTTTAATTTATCGGTAAAGTCCGATAAACTTATATTTTCAGTTTTTGTGCCGTCTCTGTTTTCAATAGTTAAATTTCCAGAAGAAACTTCTTTGTCGCCCAAAACTATTACAAAAGGAGTTTTAAGCGACTTAGCTTTATGAATACGCTTACCCAAACTATCGCCATTATCTATGATTTCTGTGCGGATAAAATCATTTTTTAACGCGTTTTTTATTTCCTCAGCTTTTTCTTGATGTTGTTCTCGTACTGGCACAATGGCAACTTGAAGCGGGGAAAGCCAAGTAGGGAAAATACCCGCATAATGTTCGATTAAAAATCCAATAAAACGTTCATGTGTTCCAAGCGGCGCTCGGTGAATGCAAAGCGGAGTTTCTGCCTTGCCTTCTTTATTTGTAAATGTTAAATCAAAGCGTTTAGGTACCGCAAAATCAACTTGATTTGTAGCTAGGGTAAATTCTCTGCCTATGGCGCTCCAAACTTGCACATCTATTTTAGGTCCATAAAAAGCGGCTTCATTAGGCACTTCAACATAAGGAATTTTTGATTTAATCAAAACATCTCGCACCATTTTTTCTGTTTCAAGCCAAAGTTTTCCTTCATCTACATATTTTTTTCCAAGTTCTTTGGGGTCATGAGTAGAGAATCTCATTACATATTTTTCTATGCCAAAAATCTTAAAATATTTTAAATACATTTCATTCACAGCTTGAAATTCAGACGCGAATTGTTCTTTTGTGCAGTAAATATGAGCATCATTCATTGATAACATTCTTACTCTCATTAATCCGAATAATTCACCGGATTTTTCGTGTCTATATACAGTGCCATACTCTGCCAAACGAAGCGGTAAATCGCGATAGCTTTTTGGTCGTGCGGCAAAAATTTTATGATGATGAGGACAATTCATTGCTTTTAAATAATATTTACCGCCTTCATATTCCATAGGAGGGAACATAGATTCTTTGTAATAAGGCAGATGTCCTGATTTAATATACATAGATTCTTTAGCTATGTGTGGAGTTCTTACACGCACATAATTAGCTAAAAATTCCGTTTCTTTTGCAAGTTTTTCCAATTCTTCTGTCAGTATTGTCCCAGCCGGAAGCCAAAGAGTTAGTCCAGGGCCTACATCATCATCATATGCAAAAATATCAGACTCGGCGCCAAGTTTGCGATGGTCTCTTTTTTCCGCCTCTTCAAGCATTTTGACATATTCATCCAACTTTTCTTTTGTCTCAAAGGCCAGTCCGTAAATGCGAGTAAGCATTTTATTTTTTTCATCTCCGCGCCAATATGCCCCAGCGACACGGTCCAGTTTAAATGAATCCGGCTCTATTTCTTTGTTGGGATTTTCTAGATGTCCGCCCCGGCAAAGGTCTGTAAATTGACCGCAAGTATAAAAAGTTATTTTTTCACCCTTTCCGACAATTTCATCTATCAATTCTATTTTATATTCATTTTTTTTAAAATATTCTTTTGCTTCTTTTTCGGTCTTTTTTTCACCTTTAAACTCTTTCCAAGATTTTAAAATCTCTCGCATTTTCTTTTCTATTTTAGGTAAATCTTTATCGGAAATAGGGGAAACAAAGTCAAAATCATAGTAAAAACCGTCTTCTATTGAAGGACCTATGGTATTTTTTGTATTTGGATATATTTCCAAAACAGCTGCAGCCAGAAGGTGGGCCAAAGAATGTCTTAAGTTGTGCAATTTATCAGTTTCTGCCATATATTCTTATAATATCACATTTTATGGTTTCGCAAAAATTGCTTTTCGTATTCAATATGCTAATATAGGGTACATTATGGTAGTACGAATGAGAAGCACAAAATCGCATACGAAAAACAGGCGTTCTCATCACGCATTAATGAGTACGGGCCTTGCTAAATGCGAGAATTGTAAAAATTTTAAAAAGCGCCACACAGTTTGCTCATCTTGTGGATTTTATCGTGGAATGAAAGTGTTGGATTTGGTAAAAAAGACGGAAAAGAAACAAAAGAGAGAAAAAGCAAAAAAAGCGGAAGCAAAATAAATAGCGATTAGGCACTAGGCACTAGGCACTAGCAAATCTAAAATGCTAAAGCCTAACGCCTAACGCCTAACGCCTAAAAACATGGCAAATAGGCACCTTTCAAGATCAATAGTACTTCAAACACTTTTTGAGTGGGATTTTATATCTAGTAGAGAAAAAGACAATATTTGGACTGATAAAAAGACAAAAGAAGCACTCAATAGAAACCTCAAAGAATTTGCTCCCGGATTGGAAGACGACGTTTTTGTCTTTTCATTGGTAGAGGAGGTGTTAAAAAAATGCAAAGTGGTTGATGAAATAATAAAAAAGGCTGCACCAGATTGGCCGTTAGATAAAATTTCTATTGTTGATAGAAATATTTTAAGAATCGGTCTGACAGAACTTCTTTTTGGTGATAGAAATCAAGTGCCTCCTAAAGTGGCGATTAATGAAGCGATTGAATTGGCAAAAACTTTTGGAGGAGAAAATTCCGGTAAATTTGTGAACGGAGTGCTTGGCGCAGTTTATAAAGAAATTGGAGAACCCGGCAAAGAACAGATAAGTAAGAAGAAAAAAAACGATGAACCGTTAGATATTACAAAATTACCAGTTGAAAAGTTGGGAGGAGCGTTGGTATATGCAAGAAAGGGTGATGATATTTTATTTGCATTGGTGCACGATGTTTTTGGTTATTGGACATTATCTAAGGGTAGAATTGAAGATGGTGAGAATGTGGAAGAAGGAACAATAAAAAAAATAGAAGAAGAAATCGGTCTTGAAATTTCTATAAAAGAAAAGATTGGAGAAAATGAATATGTGGCGACACATCCGGAAAAAGGTAAAACTCTAAAGAAAGTAATTTACTTTTTAGCAGAAAGCAAATACCACAAACTTCAACTTGGAAATTCCGGTGGATTGGATGATACCCGTTGGTTTAAGCTTTCAGAGATTCCGGAACTTCGTATTTATAATGATATTATTCCGCTTATCGCCAAAGCGATTGAAATTATTAGCAAACTTACCCGACCGAACGGTCATTCTGCCGGGAAATAATTTTTTAAATAATATGATTCAATTTTCAGATTTTGAGAAAAATACAAAAATAATTTTTAAAGATAAAAATTTGCTTAAACAGGCTTTTATTCATCGTTCCTATATAAATGAAAATCCGGGTTCTTCTCTTTCACACAATGAACGTTTGGAATTTTTAGGTGATGCCGTGCTTGAACTTATTGTTACCGACTTTCTTTATAAAAAATATCCCAATTATACAGAAGGAGAATTGACCGCAATTCGTTCAGCCCTAGTGAACGCTATTATTATTTCCGAAGTTGCTTTAAAAATTGGGATGAATGATTATTTGCTTTTATCTAAAGGTGAAGCAAGAGATAATGGCAAGGCGCGACAATATATTTTAGCTAATACGTATGAAGCATATATTGGGGCTGTTTATTTGGACCAAGGTTATAATATTGCGAATAAATTTGTGGTTGCCAGTCTTTTGCCTCATACCAAAAAAATTGTTTCTAAAAAACTTTGGCGCGATGCAAAAAGTTTAATACAGGAAAAAGTGCAGGAGTTCGTCGGTGTCACGCCTGTTTATAAAGTTCTACATGAATCGGGCCCTGACCACGACAAACATTTTACAGTAGGTATTTTTTTTGGTTCTAATTTGGTTGCTGAGGGTAAAGGCAAGTCAAAGCAGGAAGCAGAACAGAAAGCGGCCGAAATGGCATTAAAAATAAAAAATTGGATGGAATAATATGCGTCTTAAAAATCTTGAAATAAATGGTTTCAAATCTTTTTCTAAAAAAACAATTTTAGAGTTTCAAAAATCCATTGTTTCTATCGTGGGTCCCAATGGGTCCGGTAAATCAAATGTGGTGGAGGCACTTCGTTTTGTTTTAGGCGAGCAATCAATAAAATCAATGCGCGGGTCATTGGGGTCCGATTTGATTTTTAAAGGGTCAAAAAATTTACCCAAAGGCTCGCGCGCAACTGTCACAATATATTTTGATAATTCTGATAAAATTTTTAAACTCTCAAATGAAATGGGTGAAAATATTAATTTAAATTATGACATTATTTCAATTTCTCGCGAAGTTTATTCCGATGGATTAAATAAATACATTTTAAATGGCTCAGAAGTAAGATTAAAGGACATCAATAACCTATTGTCTTCGGTTAATATTGGTTCTTCCGGCCATCATATTATTTCACAAGGTGAAGCGGATAGAATTTTAAATGCATCATCTAAAGACAGAAGAGAAATGGTGGAAGACGCGCTTGGACTTAAAATTTATCAATATAAAATTAAAGAAGCGCAACGCAAATTGGAGAGAACTACCAATAACATGAAAGAAGTTTCTCTTTTGCGTCGGGAAAATCTTCCGCATTTGAATTTCTTAAAAAAACAGGTTGATAAATTTGAAAAAGCGAAAGAAATGCAAGTGGAACTGCTTGATTTTTACTGCGAATATTTAAAAAAGGAAGAAATTTACATAGAAAATGAGAAAAAAATAATTTTAACCGACAAAAAGCAATTAGAGCATAAACTATCTTCCATAGAAAAAAATTTTTCTGAACTTGGTTCAATACCTGAAGAAAAAGAAAATGTCGCTTATGTGGAAATGAGAGAAATGGAAAGAAAAATATCGGAATTTAGACTTCAGAAAGATGAACTTTCTAGAAAATTAGGACGTACTCAAGCGATACTTGAACTCAAAGAAAACAGAGTAAAAATGTCTGGTAAATGTCCGGTGTGCGGAAGCGTAATGGCTCGGAAAGAAGAAGATGAAAAAGACCTTGGTGAAATTAAAGAGACTGAAAGTAAGATTCAAACCGAAATTTCAAGTTTGATGGAAAAGGAAAAAGAACTTATTCAAAAAATAGAATCGTTAAAAATAATAATAGATGCAGATAAAGACAAGAAAAGGTCCGGAGATGTGAAACGCCTGGAGCTTACAATGGACAAGAATAAAATATTATCTGAACTAAACCTTGTCAGAATAAGAGAAGACCAGCTTTTGCACATAGAAAATGATTTTATAAATGAAATAAAAGAAGGTGAAGTATTGGTTGGACAGGAAATAACTTCTTATAAAAGTTTTCAGACAGAAACAGCAGACAGAAACTCTCAAGAAGAAATGAGAAAAAAAATAGAACGCATAAAAATAAAATTAGAAGATATAGGTTCAGCTGGAGGGTTAGAAATTGCAAAAGAATTTGAAGAGGTAACTCAAAGAGATAACTTTTTAGCGAAAGAAATGGAAGATTTAGAAATAAGCATAGAATCACTTCGCAAGCTTATGGCAGATTTAAAAGAAAAGATAGATGTGGAATTTAAAGAGGGTATTAAAAAAATAAATATCGAATTTGATAAATTCTTTTCATTAATGTTTGACGGAGGAACAGGTCATCTTTCTGTAGTAATTGAAAATAAAAAGAAAAAAGGAGAAGAGGAATCAGAAGAAGAGGAAGAAGAAACTATTCCTGAACAAGGCATTGAAATCAATGTTTCACTTCCTCATAAAAAAGTAAAAGAGCTAAACGCTCTTTCGGGAGGAGAAAGGTCTCTTACATCCATTGCCCTTCTTTTTGCCATGTCGCAAGTAAATCCACCACCGTTTTTAGTTCTTGACGAAACTGACGCCGCGCTTGATGAAGCAAATTCTCGCAAATATGGAGATATGTTGGAAAAACTTTCTAAACATTCTCAACTCGTTGTCGTTACCCATAATAGGGAAACTATGTCCAGAGCAGATATTTTATATGGCGTTACCATAGGTAGCGACGGCGCTTCCAAGCTTCTTTCCGTCAAACTTGATGAAGCCGCTGCAATTGCGAAATAAGACCATTTATTTTTGTTGTAATGTTTCCAATACCCCCATTTACGCCATGGCGTAAATGGGGGAGGGTGGTATAATTTATACATGAACCAAAAAAGAAGATTTTTTTACAAAGGAGTTAAAGTTAATTCTTTAGGTATTCCAATTTTTTCAAGAGACAGAAAAAGCCGTGGTAAAAAAGAGAATAGAAAAAGAACTTTTTATAATGTTACTTTTCGTTCGCCTTTTAAAGAAAATGATTCAAAAAATTTAATTGTAATGTATGATATTCCGCATTCTCAAAAGAAAGAAAGAGACTGGTTCCGACGACATTTGGTAAAATTCGGCTATATAATGATTCAAAAAAGTGTTTGGGTTGGGCCTTCTCCTCTACCAAAGGATTTTTTAAGTTATTTAAAAAAAATAGAAATAGGGGACAATTTTAAAACTTTTAAATTAGCTAGGTCTTATATAAAAAAATTTTAGACCATTTATATATCATAACCCTCATATCAGCCATGGCTGATATGTGTCATGCATAATAATATTGTCTGTTTTTGCATAAATATATATTTTATTATACAATCTCTTCATGAAAGAAAATCCTCAATGGTGGTCAGAAGAATACGGTTTTTTTGGAAAACATTATCTTAAGGGAGATAACTCTAAGGAAGGTTATTTAATAGACAAAAAACAAACACTTGAACAAAGAACATTTGCAGAAACAGAAGGTATTATTCGGCTTTTGGATTTAAAAGGTGAAGAGAGAATACTTGATGTTCCATCCGGTTATGGCAGACATAGTATTGCTTTGGCAAAAAAAGGATTTAATGTCACAGGAATTGAACTCAATGCAATCCATTTAAATGAAGCAATTAGAAATGCAGAAACGGCACAGGTAACCCCAAACTTTGTGAAAGGTAATATGATTGATATTTCTCACAAAGAAGAATTTGATGCAGTGATTAATGTGTTCTACTCGTTTGGTTTTTTTGAAACTGACGAGGAAAATAAAAGAGTTCTTGAAAATTTTTTTAATGTTTTAAAGAAAGGTGGTAAGCTTCTTTTTCATACGGATGTAAATGTTCCAAGAATTTTAGCAGGAAAATACAAGGAAGATGAAACAAGAAATCTTGCCTCAGGTGACATCTTGCGTATTATTGATAAATATAACCTTACAGATAAACGAGTCCATGGAACTTGGATTATTAAAAACAAGGATGGCAAAGAAGAAAAAAAATATTATTCAGTAAGAATTTACACAAGAGAAGAATTCATAGATTTATGTAAACAAGTTGGTTTTACAAGCTTTGAAGTTTATTCAGATTGGAATAAGACCCCTTATTCCGAAGATTCGGAAGATATGATTATAATAGCTAAGAAATAAATATCTTAAACACAATACTTGTTATTTAAATTTAACTTTTTCTTCTTTGCCTGGAATAATTTTATCTGGCTGGAAGAATTTATTTAATTTCACAACATTCTTTTTTATAGTCATACCTCCTTCTCTATCTAATTTAATTTCAAGAAGCATACCCTGCATAGTATTTATGG
>Ga0155213_114_pt1 | contig 24487 bp, 22 predicted proteins | sample RifCSPhighO2_02_FD_106181 | JGI IMG/M metagenome (GOLD analysis project Ga0155213, IMG submission 106181) | Candidatus Nomurabacteria bacterium RIFCSPHIGHO2_02_FULL_35_13 | reverse complement strand
GCAATTTATAGAGGAAGAATTTTATCATATCTATAATCGTGGAGTTGAAAAACGAGTTATATTCCAAAATATTTCTGACTATAAAAGATTTATGGCCCTTTTATATCTCACAAATAGTGATAAAACTGTAGAGTTTAGAAACAATTCATCTAAAAATTCATTAGACAAAATTTTTAAACAAGATCGTGGAAAACAATTAGTGGCAATTGGAGCATATTGTTTAATGCCAAATCATTTTCATTTATTAATTACTCCCCTAGTAGATGGAGGAATATCAAAATTTATGCTCAAATTACAAACAGGATACTCTATGTATTTTAATAAAAAAAATGAACGGGTTGGTGCTCTTTTCCAAGGAGTATTCCAATCACAACACATAAATAAAGATAAATATTTACGATATATCTATGCATATATTCACCTTAATCCGGCAAAATTAAAGAATCCGAGTTGGAAAACACAACCAAAAAGTTTTTTAAATCAACTTAAAAAATTTATTGCAGAATATCCATATTCAAGCCTACAAGAATATGTTTCTTTAGATTACAAAATAGTAAATTCAAAACTATTCCCTGTAAACAAAAGAGAGATTTGTAATTACAATACTATAATAGATGACTTTAGTGAAGAAAATAATCGGTAACTCTTTTTTTGATTACTTAAGAGTTTTTGCAAACATTTCCTGTAGTTTCTCTGCTTGTTTCTTCGCTTCTGGCCCGGTTAACTCTTCTGTATCACCTGTTGAAAAATTTACAGCCTTTATTTTAAATCCTTCAGCGTCTTTTTCTACCTTATAAAGAAAAACTTGTTCGGGGTCTAAATCTGCTTGTGCTTTTGCTTCCTTGGAAAGGTAATTCATTGACGAGAAAGCTTTTAACTCATTAAAGGCTTTTCTTTTTGAGTTTGATCCTTTTTCTTCTTTATTAAGCACCATTCTGTCAAGTTCTCCGTCCATATTTTCATCCAGTAATAAACGGCTTCCATCTCCAGTTTCTTTTAGAATCCATTTTTCTTTTCCAGTTGCATCATATCCAACAATAATCTGATCTCCATTGGATAGAGTTAATTTTTTTACTTCAATGTTATTCCATCTTCCTTTTTGACCATGTTCAACCATCTGAAGAACAATTTTCTTTTCATTATCTTTTGCTATTTGATTAAAATTTTCAATTTTAGCATCTTTTGTTTGAGTAAATGCAGGTAAAGATGAAAGAATTACAAAAGCACCTATTTTCAGAAGTTGTTTTGGTTTTTCAAAATTCATAGTATTTATTTAATATTAAATTATTAATAGATTTTCTTATGACTTTTACAACACAAGTCTACCCCCCCCCGACACACTTTGTCAAACTTTACCAAGGGTTCCCCTTGGTATTTTACTAATAGTGTTAAAATTCAACTATTATGAGAATTTTAGGAATAGATCCAGGGTTTGAAAGACTAGGTGTCGCAATCCTTGAAAAAAATAAAGGTGAAAAAAAAGAAAAAGTATTATTTTCCGAATGCTTTAAAACTTCCGCTAAATTGGAATTTTCAGAAAGGTTATTTTTAATCGGAAAAGAAATAAAAAATATAATAAAAAAGTTTAAGCCGGAAGTTCTGGCTATTGAAACTTTATTTTTGACCACCAACCAAAAAACAGTAATGCATGTGGCAGAAGTGCGGGGAGTTATAATTTATGAAGCGTCTCTTGGTGGACTTAAAATTTTTGAAGCCTCTCCCCCACAAATAAAAATAGCCACAACCGGCTATGGAAAAGCAAACAAAGAACAAGTAATGAAAATGGTAAAAATATTGGTTGAAATAGATAATCTCAAGAAGTCGGATGACGAATTGGATGCTATAGCCATTGCTTTAACAGCCTTTGCCCATATGAGGTTTTAGGGCTTGATTGGTTGTTGGTGAGGTTATCCACATATTCTATTGCCAACTGTTTTAGATTTTGATACAAAGTAATAAATTAACAATAGGTCGCCTAATAAATGTAAAATTTTATATGAGTTACGATGAAGATGATACTTTGGCGGTGAGTGACCCTGATTTGGATGGAGAAGAAAAGCCGCTAGACTTAGATGAGCCTTTGGATGTGCCACTGGAAGATGAAGAGGAGTTTGACCCTGATAGTAGGTATCACTAAAAAAAATAACTCCACTAGGTGAAATTATTTTATTTTTATAAATCTTCTCTTTCCTATTTTATAAACTCCTGGTGTTGCAAAAATTTTAAAATCAGTAATTTTATCTTCTCCTTTTTCACTAAGTTTTTTAACTGCTCCTTCGTCAACCAACCTGCGCCATTCACTCATAGAAGCTACAATCTTTTTTAATACCAAAACAGCACCAAGACTACCCGACCCTTTTATTTCTTCTATTTTTTCCGGAATTTCTCCTTTTTGAAAAGTATTAATAAAACTTTCTTCTGCTTTTTGAGCTTTGTCTTCTCCGTGATATATAGCGACGATTTGTTTGGCTAAATTCATTTTTATATCTTTCGGATTAACTGATTCTTGTTTTAATTTATTTTCTATTTCTAATATTTCCGACAAGGGTAAATCGGTACAAAATTTAAAATATTTAATAATTAAATCATCTTTCAGCGCCATTACTTTACCAAACATATCATTCGGCTCATCAACTATTGTAATAACATTATTCCAAGAGGTAGACATTTTCCTCCCATCAGTTCCCTCAAGCATTACAGTTGTTAAAATGTCTTGTTCTGGTAAGCCATAATGTTTTTGTATAATCCTGCCGGCTTTCAGATTAAAAAGCTGGTCAAATCCTCCAATTTCAACATCAGCTTTAATTTTTACAGAATCATACCCCTGCATTAAAGGGTATAGAAACTCACGCAAAGAAATTTCTTCCCCTTTTCCAAATCTATCTTTAAAATTTCTACGAGCCGATATTTGTTGAATGGAAAAACTTTCGGCTAATTCCGAAATTTCTTGAAAACCTAATTTTGAAAGCCATTTGCTGTTGTAATAAAATTCAGCTTTAGATAAATCAATAATTTTACCTACTTGCTCTTTATACGTTTTCAAATTATTCTTTATAGCTTCTTTGGTTAGCATGGGTCTTTTTTCAAGTTTATCTGAAGGATCTCCAACTTGAGCAGTAAAATCACCTGTGATAAAAACAATTGTATGCCCAAGGTCTTGAAAAGCTTTCAGTTTTCTTAGAACAATAGCTCTTCCCATATGGATTTTTGAGCCAGTTGGGTCAAAACCGAGCTTAACTCTAAGAACTTTCCCAGATAAAAGTTTTTTCTTTAAATTGTCTCTTACAAAAACTTCTTCCACCCCACGGTTTAAAAGTTCATCTATTTTTTTCTCGTCTGTAATGACTTTCATGGTTCAAATTATAGCATATTTTGTGTTATGATTAGAAAGATGGAAAAAGAGTTCAGGAGAATAAAAGTTCCTAAAAACCTATTATTGTTCGTGGTTGGTATTTTTATTTTACTGGCTGGAGTAGTAATTATTTGGGTCTCATCTCTAAAGATTCCGGATTTCCACTCCTTTGAAGACAGAAAGGTTGTAAATTCCACTAAAATATATGACCGTACGGGAAAAATATTGTTATATGACATACATCAAGATGTAAAAAGGACAGATATACCATTTGAAAAAATGAGCGTAAATATTAAGAATGCAACTATCGCCATTGAAGATTCTGAATTTTATAATCATGGCGGAATAAAAATAACTTCAATTATTAGAGCTGTATTATCTAATTTATTAAACAGCACCGGTAAAACCCAAGGAGGTTCAACCATAACTCAACAATTGGTAAAAAATGCGCTTCTGACGCAAAAGAAAACTATCGCTAGAAAAATAAAAGAATGGGTATTGGCAATAAAAATAGATAAATCAATACCAAAAGAAAAAATATTGGAATATTATCTAAACGAAAGTCCTTATGGTGGAAATATTTATGGCATAGAGGAAGCGTCTAAAACTTATTTCGACAAAGATGCGCAAGATTTAACTCTCGCGGAAGCGGCTTATTTAGCGTCAATTCCACAATCGCCAACCATGCTTTCACCTTATGGGAAAAATAGAGATAAGCTGGACGCTAGAAAGAATTTAGTTCTTTCTAGAATGTTAGAGCTTGAGTTTATTTCTCAAGAAGAATATAACACCGCCCAAAATGAAGTTGTAAGTTTTGTTCCGCAAGAAACTATTGGCATTAAGGCTCCTCATTTTGTTTTTTTCATTAAAGATTATTTAGAACAAAAATATGGAAGCGAATTAGTGGAAAAGGGCGGTCTTAGTGTTGTCACCACTCTTGATTATGATTTGCAAGAAAAAGGAGAAGAAATAGTTAAAGAAGGCGCCCTTCAAAATGAAAAAGATTGGAATGGAAACAATGCCGGGCTTGTGGCGATAGACCCTAAGACCGGACAAATTTTGACGATGGTAGGTTCAAGAGATTATTTTGATAAAGCCATAGATGGCAACTATAATATTGCAACCGCATGGAGACAACCTGGGTCTTCTTTTAAGCCTTTTATATACGCTACGGCCTTCAATAAGGGGTTTACTCCCGACACGGTGCTGTTTGACCTGCCTACGGAGTTTCAGACAACCTGTAACGCTTACGGTAAGGCTTTGCCCGGACATAATCAAGATGACTGCTATATGCCGGATGATTATGATGGTAAAACCCGCGGACCTATGTCTCTACGAAATGCTCTGGCGCAATCGATAAACATTCCGGCCGTAAAACTTTTCTATTTGGCGGGACTTAGTGATTCTCTTAAAACATCTGAAGATATGGGTATTAGCACTTTAACTGATGTAAGTCGTTATGGACTTACTCTTGTTATTGGAGGCGGAGAAGTATCACTCCTTGATATGACTTCTGCTTATGGAGTTTTTGCAAATAATGGCGGAAGGAATCCTTATACCGGAATTTTAGAAATTGAAGATAAAAACGGAAAAGTTTTGGAGACATATTTCCCTAACACAAAAGAAGTTCTGCCTAAGAATACCGCGCTAACTATTTCTGATATTCTTTCCGACAACATAGCTCGTGTCCCAACTTTTGGCTCCTCTTCTGCGCTTTTAATCCCCAACAGAAATGTAGCTGTAAAAACAGGAACAACAAATAGCAACAGGGACGCCTGGACTATTGGTTATACTCCTTCGATTGTTGTTGGCGTTTGGGCAGGCAATAATGACAACAAGCCGATGAAAAAGGGTGGCTCTGCGGTAGCAGGACCAATTTGGAATAAATTTATAAACGAAACTCTAAAAACTTTACCAAATGAAAAATTTGAAAAACCAAACCTGGAAATTGACCCTAAAACAGTGAAGCCTATAATTCGCGGATATTGGCAAGGAAATGAAAATTTTTTTATAGATAAAATTTCTGGAAAATTGGCAGGAGAATTTACGCCCAGAGAGACAACTCAAGAAAAAGTAATAACAAATGTGCATTCTATTCTTTATTGGATAGATAGAGACAATATTTTAGGAGCGCCGCCATTAAATCCAAGCGAAAACCCGCAGTTTAATAATTGGGAAATTCCCGTACAAGACTGGTGGACGCAAAATAGGGGGAAATACAGAATAACCACCCTAGCTGAAAAACCGACAACAATAGATGATATACACACTGGCACGTCTCAACCCACTATTTCAATAATCAGACCGGACACAGTGTCAATTTATCCTCCCGACCAAAAAATACAACTGCAAATATCAAATTTTGGACGTTTCCCGCTTAAAAAAATAGATGTATTTATAAATAATACTTTTATAGACACCATTGGGACGCCTTTTAATTTTTCTTTTATTCCAGAAGAATTAGACAGTTTAAAACCAGAAAATGAATTGAGAATAATTTCTTATGATATTGCCTATAATCGCGCGGAAAATGTTTTAATTTTTAAAGTAAAACAATAATTATATTATGTTTTGTGGGGTTTTTTTACCTAGGTTTTTTTTTAGTTTTAAAAGAATTTCGTCTTTTTTAAATAAAATTTCATTCTTATAAATGGGTTTTATGTTTAAATATACTGTATTATTTTTTATTTTTATGTCTTTAGGTTTTATGTGTATCCCAATAGTTTTGTATAAAACATCCACAATTGAATTTTTTTTAATTTCTTCAGAAAGAAGGAGACTATTAAGATGAAAAAGCAAATCTTTTATTTCAATCATCTATTCATGGGCATTATGAGATAAGTAAATGAGTCATCGGAATTGCCCGATATTACTATCGGCTTGGAGGGTTGATTTAATCTAATTGAAATACTGTCTGTATTTAAAGATTGAAAACAATCAAGAAAATATTTATAATTGAAGCCAAGTAATATATCTTCTCCTTTTATGGCGGCATCTAAATATGTTTTATTTTCCCCAACATCGTTATTCTGGGAAGAAAGTTCAAAGACTTTTTCTTTTGGATTAATTAAGAGATTTATTTGATTGAATTTGTCTGAAAAAATATTAGATAATTTGAGCGCATTTAATAAGTCTTGTTTTAACACTACAGCCTCAACCTTAAACTCTTTTGGAATAATTTGACGATAGTCGGGGAAAACTCCATCTATAATTCTTGAGGTTAAATAAATATTATTGGAAGAAAAAGAAATTTGATTTTTATTAAAACATACCCTCACAACATCTTGTACTTCTCCAAAAATTCTCAATATTTCAGATATGTTTTTAAAAGGTATAAGAATTCCTGGAATTTCTTCAATCCCATTAATTTTAATTTTTTTCTCCGCTAATCTAAAAGAATCTGTTGAAACAAACACTAGATTGTCTTCATTTGAATATATATAAACACTTGAAATTTCCGGCTTTATATCAGATAAAGAAGAACTATAATATACAGATTTTATACCATCTACAAGTTTTTTTGATTCTATTTCAAAAGTTTTTCCATCAACCATTGGTATTGTGGGAAAATCATCAGATGCTTGACCTTTTAGTTTTATTCTGCTTTTTTTTGTTTTAATTAACAAATTTCCATCTTCACCTTCAATGTGTATGTTCTCATTTTGAAAAATATTAGAAAAAATACCAGCTAGAATTGTACCAGAAACAGCAATAACGCCTTCTTTTTCTATTTTTGCGGGAATTTCAATCTCAACACCAAGACTTAAGTTGGTGGCTCTAAGTTTTAAAGATTTTCCTTCTGCAATAAGGAGAATTGAGTTTAAAATAGGTAGGGTGAGGTTTTTTCCCGTAATTTTTTCTACTTGTAAAATTCCTTCTTTTATTTTTTCTATTCCGCATTCCAGTTTCATATGTTTATATGTTATATATTTAATTTATTAATACTATTAATACTGTTGATAAGTGGATAAATAAGAAATATGTTATTTTATATAGTTATTTTAATAATTTAATTCTATTTATAAGTATGATAATTTTTTATTATATTCTTCTTTATTTTTTGAAATACATTTTCTGATTTTTCATTTATTTTTATTAACAGTTTCTACTTAAACTAATGTTGCACTTTTAACCCTTTATTAACACCTATTTAAACAGGATTCGTATCTGGTCTAACTCTTGCAATAATTGCGGATTATTTTTCAAGTCTGTTTTAATTTTCAAATATGAATGTATTACTGTTGTGTGGTCCTTGCCGCCCAGTTTTTGTCCGATTAAGGGATATGACACATTAAAATCTTCTCGAAGTAGGTACATTACTATTTGCCTTGCTTTTACTATTTCTTTTCTTCTGGTTTTTTCATAGACTGATGATTCTTCTAAAGAATAATAGTTACTTACTATTTTTACAACATCTTTTATTGCTACATTTTTCTTAGGTTTTATGTTGTTTTTTAACAGGTTTTTTACCTCAGATATTGTAAGAGGTTTGTTCTTTAAATGATATTGACAGACTATGGTATTTAGACTTCCCTCAAGTTCTCGGATATTTCCCTGTATAGCCCCTGCAATGTATTCTATTATTTCTTGCTCTAAATTAACATTAACCTCTCTTAATTTTATTTTTAAAATTGCAAGACGAGATTCATATTCTGGCTCAGAAACATCTACTATCATTCCAGCCGCAAAACGAGACTTAAGTCGATCTGCTAATTCTGGAATATAATTAGGGTGTTTATCAGAAGAAAATATAATTTGTTTATTATTTTCATAAAAAGTGTTAAATGTATGAAAAAGTTCTTCTTGAATTTTTTCCATTTTACCGATAAACTGAATGTCGTCTATTATTAAAAGGTCATATTTGCGATATTTTTCCTTAAAAGAGTTTGCTTTATTGTTCTGTAATGAGTTTATAAAATCAGTGGCAAATTTTTCCAACGTTAAATAAAATACCTTTTTATTTTGATATTTATCTTTTATTGAATTTCCTATAGCCTGGATTAAATGTGTTTTACCAAGTCCTGTGCCACCATAAACAAAAAATGGATTATATTTAGTGCCTGGGTTTTCTATTATTGCCTGGGATGCAGCGTATGCAAGTTCGTTAAAAGACCCTACAATAAAAGAATCAAAACGATAACGTGGATTTAAATTATCATCTGGGTTTATATATAAATCTCTCAAAGGTAGTTCTTTATTTACATAAACTTCGTTTGCTTTAGGCAACTCCTGCTTGCTGGTTTCTATTTTAGTGATGATATATTCTACCGCTCTCATATTTTCATATGCGCCGGCTATGGTTTTAGTAATAAGCTTATGATATTTATTTTTTAGCCAATCACGAACAAATTCATTTGGCACACCAACATAGACAACACCTGTTTCTTCTCTTAAAATACATGTATTTTTGAACCAGGTACTAAAATTAGCCTTAGAAACTCCTGCCTCAATTTCAATCAGACAATTTTTCCAAAGTTGCTTCGTATCCATAGGTTATAGATTATACTACACAAACTTTTAATGCAATTTTAAAAAACTTATTAACTATGTTGATAAACTGTTGATAATGTTATATACTCTTTTTATGTCACAAACATATCAACCTAAAAAGAGAAAAAGAGCCAAAGCTCATGGATTTTTAGTCAGATCTAAAAGTAAAACCGGTCAAAAAGTGCTTTTAAGGAGAAGAAGAAAGGGGCGCGCCAAGCTTTCTGTTTAGAATTGTTTTTTCTGCTTACATACAATGTAATGCTTCCCAAAAAGAATAGAGTCGACAAAAAGGTAATAGAAAAAATCTTCAAAGAAGGCAGGTTTATTAGTTCTCCTAATTTTACGTTTAAATTTATACTAGGCAATAATTCTTTTCAGCCACATATTTCCTTTATTGCCCCCAAAAATGTAGCCAAATTGGCTGTTAAGAGAAATTTATTAAGAAGAAGGGGGTATTCTGTCTTTAAAAAATACATCAAACACACCCCTATGGGAATTTTGGGTGTTTTTATTTTTAAAAAACCGGAAGAAAATATTTTAAAAATTGAACATGAAATTAAAAATATACTTAATAAAATTAATTAATTTTTATCAGAAATATATTTCTATTTTTAAAAAACAGAGCTGTGTTTTTTATCCCACTTGTTCGGAATATACAAAAGAGGCCATAAAAAAATATGGCATAATGAAAGGTTTTTACCTAAGTTTGTTTCGCATTTTTCGATGTCATCCCTGGCAAAAAAATCATATTGATTTATTAAAATAAAAACAAGAAAATAACTTTTTCCGGTACGGATTTTTTGAAGCTTAAAAAATCCTGAAATTGGCTCGCTGTCGCTTGCCAAACCCCTCCAAAAGTTATTTTCTTGTTTTTATTTTAATATTTGGATTTTTAGGTATTTTCGTATAAGATAAGATAATGCTATCAAATATTTGGGATACTGTTTTATATGGGCCTCTATTAAACGCATTGGCCTTTTTAGTTTCTATTATTCCGGGCGGAGATGTGGGTATCGCTGTTATTATACTTACTCTTTTTGTTAAAACTGTGCTTTTCCCTCTTTCTCAACGTTCCATTGAAAGCCAGATTAAGATGAACCTACTTGCCCCGGAGCTTAAAAAAATAAAAGACAGCGGAGCAAGCAAAGAAGAACAAGCAAAGCAAACTTTTGAACTTTATAAACACCATAAAACCAATCCTTTTTCCGGATGTCTTTTGGTTTTAATTCAGATTCCTATTATCTTTGCGTTGTATTATGTTTTTTTGAAAGGAATAAATCTAGATGGTGGATTGCTCTATTCTTTTATTAATGTTCCAGAACATATAAACATGATTTTCTTGGGTGTTCTTGATATTGGACAAAAAAGTATAATTTTAGCAATACTCGCAGGTGTTTCTCAATATTTTCAAGCGCTTCTTATGCCCAAACCAGTTGCCCCAGAAAAACCATCCGGTTCTTTTCAGGAAAATTTTACCAAAAGCATGCATACACAAATGAAATATATTTTTCCATTTGTGGTTGCTTTCATTGCTTATAGTGTTTCCGGTGCGGTTGCGTTATATTGGATTACGAGTAACATATTTGCCATAGGTCAACAGGTTTATGCAAATAAGAAGAAGAAATTAGCTCTTAAGGCAGTAGGCCAAGGACAGTCCTTGGGGAAACTCTCTTAAGGACTGTCCTTAAATATTATGAATAAAGTTGAAATGCAAAATTTAATAAAAGAACTTATTGAAAAAACGACGATATCCGTGAGTAAAATTTCCATTGACGAAGATAAACCCGCTTCTCTTCATTCAAGCGAAGACAAGACCACATGGTTTTCAGTGGAAGTGAGCCAGCCGCATTTTTTTTGGGAACACGGAGGTGAAGCGCTTTTTGCCGTGAATTATCTTGCTCGCAGAATGATTGAAGCCAAGACTCCTCCGATGGTTCAAATTTCAAATTTGGAAGAATCTTCCAAGCCGAGTAAGTTAGGAAAACAAGAAGGTTTGGGAATTTTGATTGACATTAACGGTTTTCAAAAAAAACGCGTGGAAAATATTCACGCCATAGCTTATATGATGGCTGAACGGGCCAGATATTTTAAATCAAACATAGAAGTTGACCCAATGCCGGCTTTTGAACGCAGAATAGTACATGAATTTTTATCTAATGCGACTGATTTAAAAACCGAATCACAAGGTGAAGGACTTTCTCGTAGGGTGGTTATCAAGTATATTGGCACAATCTAAAATAAAAAAACTAACTTTTACCGGTACGGATTTTTTGAAGCTTTAAAAATCCTGAAGTTTTCGCGCCGTCGCGCTCAAAACCCCTCAAAAAGTTAGTTTTTTTATTTTAGACTAAGTTCCCAAAGATAAGAATCTTTTTTGTTCACAAAAAATAAGTAATTTTGATTTTCATCCAGAGTAAGTTTTATAGCATCTATATTTTCACCACCTTCTATTAAAATTGGGTCTAATATCATTGTTGTATTTCCGCTTTTAATATCCACCTTCCATATTTTGTCCGAAAAAGAAACTTCTCCTTGGTACCAAGAATCAGGATACTGGGCTTGGTTAATAAGGCTTGGCACAGCGCAGTAAATAACATCACTGGTTGCTCCCCAGACACATTTTTCCGGCAAAGTTTTTATTCCGATTAAATTGGAATTTTTTGTATCGGTGTTAAAAATACTCAATGACAAATTATTATCGCCATAAAGAACCATTTTTCCATTAGGACTGGTAAGTGTTGTTAGCCCGTTTATACCACCCAAAATTTTATTAAAATCTTTGCTATCTGGGTTAATTGAATACATATAGCCGGGAACATTGGCGGAAGGTTTGGTTGTAACTGTGATTATTTTATTGTTGGGCCAAAAAGACAGCCATTCTGTAAAAGAAGAATCAAATACCTGAACTTTTGTGTTAGTTTGTAATGAATATGTTATACCCGTCGCATTATCTGCCAGACTAAATAAATAAAATATTTTTGAAGAATCAAAAGAAACACTCATATCAGAAATATTTTCCGGCAAAAAAGACCCCACAACTTCATTCGTTCCGGCCAAATCAGCTCCAAGATATTCTTTTTGAAGAGTACCGACAAAGGTTTCTATGGTTTTATTGTCTGTTTTTAAATATCGCATAACCACAGATTCTCCTTTATTTCCGAAATATGCCTCATACACCTTCGGTATTATTGTTGAAGAAAATTTTCGCTCATCTATTTTATCCGCGAAAGTTTGATAAATATTTCCTGTGACTTTATCCATATATCTTAGTGCTGGCGCAAATTCAGTTGGTGGCGGAGTTGGCTTAACAGCAGATTTAGTTGTTTGTGTTGTGTTTGTTGTATCTTGTTCTATGGGTTGTGTGGGTACTACAGTTGGCACATCCTTAAATCTTTCTTTCATAAATACCCCAAAACCAGCTACGGGAAACCCTGAAACCTTTTTTAATATTGCGTTGGATATTTCTGTTTCTGTTACGGGCTGTTCATATCCCGAAACATCCACTGGAGGGGTCGTATTTGTAGGTGTTGTGTTTTTACTGCCACCGAAGGGCAAGAAGTTTGCAAAAAAGTTTGTGCCTTCCGTGGTATCTCCAGTTTGACTTATAGGTTGGTAAAAATAAAAAAATCCAAAAGTAATAATTACTATGGCCACAAGGATTATTGTTAATAAAATAAGGTTTCTTTTTGACATACTTGTTTATTATAAATTATTGGAATGCCGCTGGACAAACACCCTGGTCGCTCAATCTCCAGTCCTCAAACACTTTTGCTTGGAATAATTTTGAAGCAACTGATAAATTTCCTGTAGCCGTTTTTAAATAAGCGCTGCATTTATTATAGTCATCCCCTCTTTCAGGTCTTAGTTTGCAATCATAATGACTGAAGTTACTTTTCTCATCTTTTGCGACATATCCTTTTTTCCCAACTCCGATTTCCTCTCCCTTACTCGTGATAAATAAATCTGTGCAATTTCCAACAGAACTTGGAATTTTATCTCCATGCGCTAATAAATTTATTTGGAACAAGCCGAAAGAAAAAGTTGTTTGACCGACTGAACAATAATCAGAATTAGATTTACTGAATACTATTCCCCCGCTTTCCACATTACAAATCATGGAAGCTTTATCTGCTTTGCCACCGAATATATTTTTCAAATTTTCTACAGAACACTCTCCACTTGTTATTACGGAACAATTTCCGGAAGTTTTTTGCATATAACTGTTAATGTTTTGGTTATAAGGAAGAATAGTTATCTTTGCTTCTGGCAGTTTATCTAAACATGCGTCAAGCAATTTAGGGTTTATAGTATTTAAGATAAGATAGGCGCCTAAAGCTATTAGAAGTCCCAATATTGCATTCCTGATTGTTTCTTTGCCGGATTCCTTGGAGGAAACAAGTTCGGTGGTCATATACTCTATTCCTCCCATTACTATCATCACCATAGCCAATACGGCAGCGATACCAAGAACTAATTTAATTATCACATTTAAGTAATTTCCAAAAGGACATTCACCAGTAGTGTTGATAGTTTTATCTAATCCGGGTAGTGGAGCAAGTGGAGTATAGGTTGTGTCTGTAGTCGGCTTAACGGTTGCAGGTGTTGTACAAATATTATTAACCAAAATTTGTCCTGTTGGGCAGTTTTTTATTACCCCACCATCTTTTGTTATTGAAATTTCTATCTCATTAGAGCTAGTCGTTCCGTTATAAACCATAGAAGCAGTTATTTTAAATGTTCCTTCCTTGGTAGAGCCAAAGCCAACCTGACAGGAATTTATAGTTGAAAAAGCATTTCCGTCGGTTGTGCATATTGAGGGAGAAAAAACAATTCCTTCTGCGGGAGAAGATTGAAATGAAATCACTTTATTGCTTAATTGATATGTTTTTGCCGTTATAAAAATATCCTCACCCAATTTTAAGTTAAGTTTATCTGCGACTATTCTTAGTTGATTATTTGCATCTTGAGCCAAAACTTGATTAAAGGGAATAAAAAAACCGAATAAAAATATTATCAAATATGTCAGAGATATTATTTTTTTGAAAAGTTTTTTCATATTAGAATTTTACACTGATTTGTTTTTCCATTTTTTGGAAAAGCGTATTAATATTATTGATGACAACTTTTATGGTTGCGTTTCCGGTTTGCCCAGCTTCCGGCTTGATAGATAATGTGTTTTTAGGATTAGGTGTTTGTATTTTTTCTCCACTTAAAAACCAATCAAATGTGAGGTCCGATAAACTTATATTTTTAGGTGAAAAAAAATAAGGCTCAGCAACAAAAGTCGTTCCATTTGAATTTATTGTGAACCCATTATTTAAAGCTTTCTCCCATTTTACACCAAGTATTGGGTCATTTTCATAAAAAAGTATTTTAGGACTAGCTGTTTTCAAGGTTATTTTTTCAGAAGCATTAGTGCCTCCGGAAATGTCGGATACTTTTACTTCAACGATATTTTCCTTATCTAAATAGCTATTTTGTAAAATAAGATAATTTTTACCCCATCCGGAAGAATCAGGTTGAGTCTTTCCGTCCCCAATCCAAACGTAAGATAAATTATTTATATTTACCTTTCCACCTTGATTTATAAACCTAGGTATCGCCACTACTTTGAATGTCCCCTGGCTGGGAGTTAATGTTTTTCCTTTATAAAAAGGTGGGGCGTAAGAATCATAAGCCTCCCAAAGCATATCTATATTTGCCGGTGTTATCGTTATTGTTTTTAATATGCTTTGTCCATCAATTGTGTCTATTGTTGCAGACAGAACAGTAGGTGACCCTAAATCTTCCATTTTAAAAGAGAAAGATTTCTTTCCAATTCCCGCGCTTGCTTCTTGATTGTTTACTGACCAAGAAATATTTGCTTTATCAAGGTTGATAGCGTGGCTACTTAACGTAGCATTTGCTTCTTGGTTGGGGCCGGGATATTGAGGTGAAATATCAAGGACAATATCGGTGTTGCGTATTTGGGCATCAGCAAAAAATCCAAAAAAGGTAAAAATTAGTATAACCAAAACTGAATACTTTTTTATCATTATCTCCATTATATCATTTCTTTTCTTCTGCCTCCAATCTCTCCAAGTCTTGTTTTGCTTTTTTGATTGATAATATTTGAGAAGGGTCAGAAGTGATAATTTGGTCTTCCGTATAAGAAGAAATTATTTTTATAGCAACGTGTTTTAATCCCGCAAAAAATATACCTTCCCCCACTCCGGATTCCAAAAGCAAATATTTTTCTTCGTCAGTAAGATTAAATGTTTTTTGCAAGACATCAATGGTAGTTGGCGACTGTTTTAATAGAAGTTGAATAGAAGAATTGGTAACAATAGGAACTCCATATGGAGATTTCATAAAATCTGCCGCATCTTGGGTGATAGTGGAAAGGCCCAAATAATATTTTCTTCCTCGTTTGGCGATAGAATATAAGAAAGACGCCGTATCTTCAGATTTCATCATCCACCATGCTTCGTCAACAACCAAAAGGCGTTTTTTTAAGTTTTTGCGTATGGTTATCCAAATATAATGCATCACAATATACATTGCGACCGGTTTTAATTCATCTTCCATATCACGAACAGAAAATACCACAAATTTTTTATTAATATCTACATTTGATGGTCTATTAAGAAAAGTAGACCAGGAACCTTTGGTGTATTTGACCAATCTTTGCATCACCGAATCACTTCCTTCCATTCCTCCTAACACCATTTCAAAATCCGAGAGAAGTGGCGGTTCAATGTTTGAAAAATCTGAGTTGGGAGTTATATCTTTCATGGCATAAGTTTCTGAAATAGCGCGGTCAACCATGGAATCTTCTTCCGGAGTAAGACCACCTAGCATTAGTCTAAAAAGCCCAACCAAGTTAATAATATTTGACCGCAAAACATCCTCAGATGACTCATCTTCGCGCGGTATTGGCAAGTCAAAAGGATTAATATGGTGGTCTGAAGAAAGAGAAATGTTGAAATATCGCCCACCTACAGCTTCAGCCAGATATTCATATTCTCGTTCAGGGTCTATTACTATGACATCTACGTCAAACATTAAAGACCTTATAATCTCTAATTTTGTTGCATAACTTTTTCCTGAACCGGATTTGGCAAATGTCACAGAGTTGTAGTTTTCCAATGAAAATCTGTCAAAAATTACTAGACTTGAGTTGTGTCTGTTAACGCCATAAAGTATTCCCTTATCGGAAGTTAAGTCAAAAGAAACAAAGGGGAAAACACTGGAAAGCGGTTCGGAATTTAATTTTTGATGAATATCCAATAAATCATTACCTAACGGCATAACACTTTTAAAACCTTCTTCTTGTTGGAAAAGCGCTGGTTTGATATATATCATTTTTGATTCAAGTATTGATTTTATTTCATTTTCAACTTTGTAAAGTTCCAAGTCATTATCGGCATAAACTGTAATATAAATACTGACATCAAACATTTTTTGTTGTGCTTGAATCAAGTTATCACGAAGTCCTTCCAAATCTTGATATGCGGTATCAAGCATCGGGTCACGAACCATTCCTTTTCCCTCGCGTACATTTATCTGACTTTGAACTTCGGCAACTTTTTTCTGAAATTGTCTCAAGGCGAGCGATGTGTCTATGGGATGAACAAAAATTGAAACATCAAAAACCTTATCCAAATTAATTATCGGAGAAAACCAATTATCACTTAAAAATCTAGGGTAAGATATGATAAAAAAAGTACGGGCGATTTTATCACCTAAGTTTATTGATTTAGATTCAATCTTTAAAGCTGACGGCGCTACTATATCTTGGAGTTCCAGTTTAGCCGATTCATATATTTCTTCTGGCAATACCGCTAAAACCGAAGCGTTTGCTCCTTTGGTTTCATCTGTTTTATTTTTCCCAAATAATTTATCAAAAATTCCCATCCCGTTAGAAGCAGGTCGCGGTCAAATTACCGTGATTTTGCTTAGTTATGCTATTAATCTTTATTTTTTTGGTTAACATATTTTTTATATTTTTTAAACTGCGACCGCGGCTTCTAACGGGACCCATAATTTATATATTCGCGCTAGGCGTGACTGCTTCCGCGCCTAATTGTATTTTACCTTCTAATTCTCCCGGATTGAAAACTTTAAAGAATACCTCGACGACTTCCTCTGTTCCAAGTTGGGCTGATTTTATACCACAGCGCGAAAGTCCCTGCTGTATCACGCTCACTCTTTGTTCTAACTGAGACCTCTTTTCTTCAAAATCTAATTGATTTTTAACTTCCTCTTCCTTTTTATTTTTACTGGAAAATAAATTTTTAAACATTCCAGGTTTTGGTCCTATATTTACATGAGTATATGGCACTACAACAAAAAAGTTTTTTGTCATTATGCTTACCGATTCAGTGAAATTTCTGATAAATTCTATATATTCTTTTGTTTGTAATTTAAGCAATGGTTCATTTTGAACCTTCATTCTGTTTTCCAAAAGCAAAAGGTAGGGTCTAATATCCAGTCTTCTTGATTGTATTGATATTTGCACGGAAAAATCCAAAGTATTTAAGAAATTTTGGAATTGAAGTATTGTGGCTTGTTGCTCGTCGCTTGATTTTAAAGATAAATTGATTGAATTGGCAAGCACAATTGCCCGAAGTCCTCCATCTTTTAAAACAACAATACCATCACGGACTTCCTTGATTGGCACAAACTCTTGAGTTGCTTTTGCGTTTATTGACATAAAAATAAGTTAAAAATCATGAATTATTGTCTTCTTTTTGAAAATCCAAAACATCCAAACTCCAAGCTAAATCTCGAAGTTTGCTTCCGCTAAGCTTTACCCCGCTTTGATTCATTGTTTCATTTTTTAATTCGGCTGTTGCTTTTATTTCTTTCTGTAATTTGCCGTCTATTTTATTTACACGCCTTTTCCAAATATAAAGTTTGTTCTGCAAGGCGTATTTTATTCCAGCTTCAATCATATTAATGAAAGGTTTGCCATTTGGATGATAAAAAGTAAGCGCTGCCGATAATCCTGCCACAATTAAAATTGGTATAATACCCAAGAAAAGTCCTAATAATTTAAATAATATATAGCATAAACCCGCTCCACCCACCAAATAAACAAACTCCTTAAAAGTGAATGGGCCGAAAATCTTATCTTCTATTTCCAAAAATTGTGGAACCTTAAACTGCATATAAGTTAATTATAAACTATGAATCGCTGGCTACCTAGTGTTTAATCTAGGGTTTCTCTATACGGATCAACCTTGGGTGTGGAATTTGGGATATTGTTTTGTGAAAGATTGTTTAAAGAATGGTCTGTTTGCACTGTCGGAATTTGGAATGACCCGGAAAGTTTTTGCGTTAGTATTGAAGGAGTCTCTTTTTTGTCTCCAAGGGCAATATCACCGAGAATGGTATCTTTAGGAATATTTACTGGACTGGCTTTTGGGGTTTGTTCCTTTGGTTCCATTGGATTTCCAGCAGGAAGTTCTTTTTGTTTCAATAAATCTGGATGTTCTATTTTCCTCAATAGTTCCTCTCTGCCCTCCATTGGTTTTTCATCCGCGTGGGCAATTTCTGAAGAAGTTTCTAAAGATTGTTTTTCTGGTTCGGAAACTGGCTGTCTATTTTCAGGTGTTTTTTTTCTTTCAACGTTTTTTACAAGTTCTTCTCGAATTTTTTTAAAAACTTTTTCATTCATTTCGTTTACTAGTTCATCTATATTGGCTTTTGGTATACCCATTCTTTTTTCTATTTCTTTTGGGTAATCTTCTGGGTTAATAAGCCCACAAAGTAATAATTCTGTTTCAAGTTCAAGGTTTTCAAGCTGTGTGTAGCTATATCCTTTTTCTGCTCTCATGCCTAGAATTATTGTTTTCCAATCAACAGCATCAATAGCGCGTCGACTTTCTTCTGACAATTCTTCTCTGGCTTTATTTATTTTTATTTGCAATAAATCTACTGTTGTATCCATAATATTTATTATATAGTAAATTTAGTTTTAATATCTGTAATTTTTGAATTGTTACCTAACATGTTTGTTTTTGAAATTTCTTCAGTGGTGTTTCTCGGTTCATCTTTTTTTAAAAAAGCGGAATAATCTCCACCTGAAACAATGAAATTTAATGTTTGTTTCCAGTTTGTATTTTTTGTTTTTAGATTTTCTTCAACTTTCTTTGATATAGTTTTACTTATTGGATTGAATATTTTTTGATTAATTTCCTCAGCAATTTTTTCTGCTCCTTCCTTGCTTATACCAATATTACTTTCAATGTTTAATGCATATTCATCTCCATCAACTAGACCAATTAAAACCAAACCAGTTTCTACCTGCAAGTCATTTACTTCGCTTTCAGTAAGTAAATATTTTTTACCGATTTCTTCTGATACCGTTCCCCAATTGAAGGCACTAATTGCATCCCGTGTTTCTTTAGGTAATTTAACTACTTCTTCTTTAATTATTTGTTTTAATTTTTCTGTCATAAAATTTTATTTTTAATGCGGTTTCTCTCCACTATCTAATTTTGTCCCTGTTCGTATTTTTCTAGCTGCCTCATCTGCCCCTGCTCGGCTGTATGCCCCCAATCTAAATATTTGATTTAAGCCCTTACTTAAATTACCTGAAATTTCTTTTGCGTAAGCAGTTGTAACTTCATCACTCTTTTCTTCTAATTTTTGTTTTGCCTGATGTACTGCTTCTTCAAGTTGTTTTAATCCGGCATTGGTTCTAATTGTATCTTTCGCAGCTTTTTTGGTGTCTAATACTGCTTTTGCTGCTGCTATTTCTATAGGGTTTCCGCCATTTTTAGCATCATTCAAATCTATCCTTGCCTTATCTATTTCTTTATTAGCTTTTTCTAGATCTAATTTTACCGGCAGTGTAGCCTCTTTTAATTTTATTTCTGCATCTGCAACAGCAGTCTTTTCCGTTCCAGTTCCTCTTTTTTCTAACTCATCTGCTCTTTTTTGTCTTTTTTCTACTTGCTGTTTTTTCATCTCTGCCCATCCTCCTTTTTGTGCTTCACCCACCTTCATTCCGGTTATTGATCCTAAACTTTGACCAGCAAACTTTACTCCACGTAGATCAAAACTACTTTTTCGGGCAAAATCACCAACATCTCTTAACTTAGTAGCAGTACGCTTTAATCCTAATGTTTCTGCCCCTTTTGCCATTTGACCAGCAAGATATCCACCACCTCCACCCAAGGCTACTTTTCCAGCAAATGCAGCTCCTCCTGTTGCTGCGCCTAGGGCCAATCCACCCGCCATTGCGCCAAACTTATTTATTGCTGCGCCCATTTCTCCAGAATATTTTACCGCCAGGGCTTTGGCTTTACTAAGGAGCATAACAATAATTACAAAAGGAATAACCACACTCATTAAGTGTTGCATCAGATTTTCCATAGTGGTCAAATTTGTATTGTCGGTATAACTAATAATATCTTTAAGAAACCCAGTAAATAATATTATTATGTAAAGGAAAAATATAAACAAAGGAGCGAGAAAAGCATTTTTTAATAAATCATTCCACCATTCTTTATGACCAAACCCCGGTACATCAAAAGGCACGGTATAAGATGCAAAAGATAAAGGTGAGAAAATCATAGAGAGCCAAAGCGAGATAACCCTGGCGACAAAAAGAAGAGCCACTGAAAAGAATATATAAGAAGTATAAAGAGTGACGACTATGAGCAGAAGAACCATAAATATGAAAGTATATGGGTTGGCATCATAGCTTGGCTGTGTCACAAGTTCTTGAGGGTCAAACTTATCGATTATTCCTATTGAAATAGATTTTTGTCCCTCAGCGCCGGCCGAAGAAACCCTATCGCTTGCATCTACTGAAGTTATATTATTGTAAAATACCTTTGCCAGCATATTTGAACCATCAATAACTACTTTTGTGGTAAATAAACTGAAGTTTATAATCAAAGCAACCACAATAACCGCGCCAATTAATTTTTTATTATCCGTAACATTCAAACCGAGTATTGTTTTTATTGCTACATATAGCAAAGCAACAATGAAAAATATATTTGCAACATCTCGCACAGCTCCCCAAGCTTGTTTCACAAAAGTATTATCATAAGAAGAACTATTGGTGGCATAGTAGACAAAAAAATCAAGAAAATGTCCAGCAAATCGGGCAATAATTGCTGATGTTGCCCAAATTATATAAAACACTTGTGATACGCAAGCTGTAAGACTAATAGAAGTAAGACTTGTACAGCCTAATTCAAGCTCAGCTGTTCCCGCTGCCAAAGCTTCTCTTGTTTCCAATCCTACTACGAGATTTTTATCACTTATTTTTATATCAGCCGAAATAGGCGCCAAAAAAATAGCTACCATAATCACTGATATTAAAATTTTTGATAAAAGTTTTTTCATTTATTTTTGAAAATAATATTCATAACCAGAAGCATTTTTGAACACAGTCGTTATGTTTCTAATATCCACTATTTTGTTATTGTAATATTCATAGACAGTTAATTTATTTCCAATAAGTTGAAGTTGGTATGCTGCTATATCAGGGAAACTAACACGTATTTCTTTGCCACTTTCACTGACATAACCAAAGGCTCTTGCAAATTGGTCTGCCAAATACCAGGCAAAATTCAACAAATCAGTTCCTTCTTGATAACCGTATGTTTTTGTAAATATTTGATTTGCGATTATTTGTCTTGTGAAAACTGTTTCAATACCTTCTTGATATCGAACGATTGTGTCACTCGGTGGAGTAGCTGTTTGTCCTAAAACAACTTGCGCAGTACATGCAGGATACGTTCCGGTCCATCCCGTTGGGCAATTTGCTCCTATCGCAGGAGCAGTGCAGCTAGGATAAGTTCCACTCCAACCAACCGGACAATTTCTTAATCCCGTCCCTTCCGTCCCCCCTGTTGGTCCGTTGCAGTTAGGATATGTTCCTGTCCACCCTGTTGGACAACTTAATACGGCATTGCATACAGGCCATGTTCCCGTCCAGCCAGCCGGACAAGTTTCACTTACCCCCCCTGTGCTACTTCCTCCAGTGCCTCCCGTTCCTCCTGTTGTAATGACAGTACAATTGGGCCATGTTCCGCTCGAACCACTTGGGCAACTCCCTCCTGTACTATTTTCAGCGCTAGAGCCAGTTGTGAAACTTAGAACATTACCAGAGAATACTTCAGAATCATCTGCTATTGCTTTAAATAAATATGTTGTAGATGGTTTTAATCCGGTTAAAGAATAACTTATCTTTCCATAAAGACTACTGTGATTACCAATAGTATGATTTTGTTCACTGACTTCTACGAAGGATGGTGGCGTTGTTGTATCAGTAGATGAGTTATAAATAGCCGCCCTTTCTTTATACTGAAAATAAGTTTTAACATTTTTAATTGCGCTATAAGAGCCGTTTAAAACAGCCGATGTGGAAGTTATTTGTGTTGCATCTTTTGTTGTAATTGTGGTATCAAGGGGGCTAGTATGAAAACTTTTTACGATACTGCTTCCCCCATAAGCTATGTTATCTTTATTGGAAATTATTGCGCAGTAATAGTAAGTCGTATTGGGAGTTAAATTGCTTATAGGTTGAGAAAAAAATGTTGAAGTTGCAGTACCCAAAAATATATCTTTTGTTGAAATCATATTCGTGCCATAAATGTCGTTGCAAAAAATTGGTGAAATAGTCGCCTTCGAATATCTGAAATAGGCAGTCATTGCTGTTCCCTCACTGTTGCATGCTTGTCCGGTTGTTACACTATATCCTGTAAATGAAGTGCATCCTGGTATATAAGCGATACCTCCATGACCTCGCAGGGTTGCCGTAGTTTGAGTAACACCAAGAACATCATCTGTACTAACAGTAAGATTGAATTTTGAAGGAGTAGGAACAGAAGGCGTGCCACTAGTACTTCCACCTCCACCTCCGTCTGGAGTGGTGCACACTTCTCCAGTTCCTGTTTGTTCACAGTCAAGAATTTGGTCGGCAAATACTGATACTGACACAGAAAATGGCGTAAGGAGTAGAATGATTATTAAGATTTTTAATATATATTTTTTCATTTTTAATAAATGCCTATTGTACTTTCAAATCGCAAGTTGACGGGGATATTTCTCATATTTTCATTTTCTCTTTGAGGAACTAAATCATCTATTTTTATTCTTTCTGGACCTCTTCTGTTTGTACCATTTCCACCTGCTCCATTTTCTGCTGAGAAGACAACAAAACTAAGAAATCCCGGACCAAAACCAGAGGTACTGGCATAGTCATAAAGTATTGGAAATGGATATGTCATTCTTTTGACAGAATTAACATTATAAGTTCCCCAATCATAATTACTGTCCACAGCGCCTACCACCGATGGAAATTGTTTTTGCGGTTTTGCAAGGTCAGCTTCGCAACCGTAAGCTCCTTTTAATAAATTGTTGTATATATATTCTTTTTTATCAATAATTTGTTTCAATAAATTATCAGCGCTAGCTATATCGTTTCCATTAACCATACTTGCGGACAATCTGCCAAATGCATTTATTTGAGCTTTTAGTTCTTTCTCATAATTTTCTTCCGTTTTGCTGGGCTTAAATTGTCCATTTGGATTTTTATATTCTGTATTTAAAGCATTTATTTTATTTTTTATTTCCCCCAATATATTTGTAACAGTTTTTAATGAAGATATTTTATCTTCATTATTTTTCCTCATTTGACCATAACCCGCTATTTGATTAAAGCTTGTGGCTGCTTCTTTGGAAACTGTGGGCAAAATTTCAGGGCTTGAAAAATATGTTTTATTGATAATATCAATGTATCTATACAACACGGTGTCAATAACCTGAACAGCTCCTTGTTTGCTTGATATATTGCCAGCTCTGGCATCATCTTCGTTTCCATAATCGGGCAGATAACCTGTCAAAGCTTGAATTTGAGCAGAGTAGTACATTCTAACTTTCTCAGGAGTATCATCACCGAAAATTGAAGCTATAATAAAACTCACTGCTACGCCAACCGCCGCTCCGATTATTGTGCCGACAACAGGAACTGCTGACCCAATTTGTGCGCCAACTATCGCACCAGCCAACGGGCTGAAAGTTGATACGGCGCCAACAATAGCAGCGTTCTCTCTATTTTCTAAACTTGCTTCTGTTTCTGCCACAATCAAGTTTTCTATATTTGACAACACTCTCCTAGAATCTTCTTCCCATCCCGGATGCGGTCCTGGAATACAATAATCTAATTGATAAATAGTCGGCATAAGTCCATAGGCATTCGATTTTCCATCTGTCCCGAGTGCATAATTTTTGCCATCTGTTGTAGACATAAGTTCTTTGTTTTGTAGTTGGAGTTTATCGGAATAAGTTCTCTGTTCATCTATTAAAGCTTGAGTCAAATCTGTGCGGATATTAAAATCAGGATTTGCCGAGAGCCAAGAACTTGTTAATTGAGCTGGCATGAAATCTTTTTCTGTTTGACTACTGTAAGGTTCGCCTCCCATACTTGAATCATAAATCAAAGTTCCGTCAGCTCCTTGGTCTCCCAAGTTGGCAAAACCTTTTTCCATAAGGTTGGAAGAAAACTGACCCAAAAGAGCATCTAAAATAGCTGCGACAGCATCATTTAAGTCTTGTACATTCAGGTAAGCATTATTTGGATAACTAATCGTGTCTGTCGCTGCTTTAGCTATCATTGACCCTGGTGTAACGTATTCC